>Strait_p1__coassemble_3458_pt1 | contig 4015 bp, 6 predicted proteins | sample Strait_p1__metabat2_low_PE_008 | metagenome-assembled genome bin Strait_p1 | reverse complement strand
TTAGCTTTCTTAGCCATAGTCTTTCTCTCCTTTTAATTAACCAATAATTTTGATAGTTTTCCAATCACAATAGCCTTTAGCAACTGCTTCATTCAGCGCTGCATCCAAGCCTTTTTTGTTGATAACTCGCAAGCCGTTAGCACTAATATTCAAGCTAATCCAGCAATCCTGTTCTACATAGTAGAATTTTTTAGTAAACAAGTTCACATCGAAAGTTCTTTTAGTTCTTCTCTTTGAGTGTGAAACATTGTTGCCAATCATGGCTTTTTTTCCGGTAATTTGACAAATTTTCGACATTTCTATCTAAGTTTTTATAGTTTTATTCCATGGTTCTTTCAAACGGAGTGCAAAGTAAGAGATTTTATTCGACATTTCCAAGTATTTTAGAAATAAAATGCACTTTTACTCCTCATTTTCTTGCTTTTGGGCTAATTCAAGCAATAATTGCAGTGCTTTTTTCGTTGCAGCCTGAATATTTTTCTCTCGACCTTCGTCTTCTGTCAACTTAGCGGTCAAGACTTTTTGAGCATTTCCGGCAGCAATCCAAATAGTACCTACCGGCTTATCGGCTGTACCTCCCGACGGACCGGCTACACCCGATGTAGCCACTGCATAATCGGCCTCCAAGGTTTTCATAGCTCCATGCACCATTTCTGTTACGGTCTCTTCGCTTACAGCCCCATGCGCCTCTAATGTTTCCGGTTTTACGTGCAATAAATTTTCTTTCACTGCATTTGCATAAGCGATAATTCCTCCTTTATAAAAACGAGAACTGCCCGGCACAGCGGTAATGATAGCCGCTACATTTCCGGCCGTGCAGCTTTCCGCTGTAGCCAATGTAAAGTTTCCCCGCCAAAAAACTTCACTTATTTCTTTGCTTAATGTTTTAGTTTCTACTGACATAACCTCATTATATTAATGTATTACTTTATAGTCACTCTTGAATAAGCAGGCATATCTATCGTACAGAAGTCGTTATCCAAATACTTGAAATATCCCGTAATGGCAATCATTGCTGCATTATCTGTGGTATAGCCAAACTTGGGAATATAAATTTTCCATCCATATTTTTCGGCATGTTCCCGGTAAGCATTACGCAAACCATTATTAGCAGAAACACCTCCGGCTACTGCCACTTCTTTAATACCCGTATCTTTTACAACCTTGCGTAATTTATCCATCAGAATATCAACTATCGTCCTCTCCAATGAAGCTGCTAAATCAACTTTATGCCGCTCAATAAAATCAGGATCTTCCTTTAGCCAGTCACGCAAAGAATACAGAAAAGAGGTCTTTAGCCCACTGAAGCTATAATTATACCCCGGTATATGAGGCTTGCTAAAAGTAAACGCTTTAGGGTTTCCCTGACGAGCCAACTTATCTATAATAGGTCCTCCGGGGTATCCCAAGCCCATCACCTTGGAGCATTTATCAATTGCTTCACCTGCCGCATCGTCTATTGTCTGACCTAACACCTCCATATCATTGTAGGCATTCACCCGAATAATCTGAGAGTTTCCTCCCGACACCAGTAAGCATATAAACGGATAGCTGGGTTGATTTGCATCAGTATCTGCTTCCTTGATAAAATGAGCAAGCACATGCCCCTGCAGATGATTCACTTCAATCATTGGGATACCTAACGAGCGGGCAAATCCTTTTGCAAAGGAAACCCCCACCAGCAGCGAGCCCATCAATCCGGGACCTCGCGTAAATGCAACTGCGCTTAAATCTTCTTTGGCGACACCTGCCCGCTTCAAAGCTTCATGCACCACGGGGACGATATTTTGCTGATGAGCACGTGACGCCAACTCAGGAACAACGCCTCCATAAGCCTCATGCACAGCCTGGCTTGCCACCACACTTGATAACAACACCCCGTTTTTAATTACTGCAGCCGAAGTGTCATCACACGATGATTCTATACCTAATATTATTACATCCATTTCTACCTTCATTAATACGTTAATATTTCAAGACCATGATCTGTCATCAAGAACGTATGCTCCCATTGCGCAGAGGGCAACTCATCTTCAGTCACTACAGTCCATCCGTCTTCTTCGTCAATAAAGACCTCCCATGTTCCCATATTAACCATCGGTTCTATTGTAAATACCATACCCGGCACCAGCAACATTCCCGTTCCTTTCTTGCCAAAATGTTCTACATCCGGCTCTTCATGGAATTCCACTCCTACGCCATGGCCACACAAATCGCGGACAATTGAAAAGCCATTCTTTTTAGCATGCTTTTCAATAGCGTTTCCTATATCTCCCACAAAGCCGAAAGGTTGTGCAGCCTGCATGCCCACTTCCAGGCATTCTTTAGCCACCCGTACCAGCTTTTCTTTTTCCGGAGTCGTTTTTCCTACGATAAACATACGTGAGGCATCGGCATAATACCCATCTAAAATCGTAGTACAATCTACGTTGATGATATCCCCTTCTTCAAGAACTTCGTCTTCACTTGGGATTCCATGGCAAACTACTTCATTTATAGATGTGCAACAGCTTTTAGGAAATCCTTCATAACCTAATGTAGCAGGAATAGCTCCATGAGAAACAGTATAATCGTAAACCAATTTGTCTATTTCAGCCGTACTCATGCCGGCATGGATTTCTCGCCCTACCAGGTCCAGCACTGCCGTATTGATAATGCCACTCTTACGGATACCTTCAATCTGTTCTGGTGTCTTGATTAAAGAACGAGTCGGGACTAAATGCCCCCGTTCTTGCCAATATAATACCTTTTTATCTAACTCGGTCAGTTCCGCTCCTTTGGGAACTCGCCAATTTATTTTATTCCTTCTCATAGTTTTAATACTTAAAACACTACGCAAAGTTACAAAAAGCACCGGAATATTCAATGAACAAACAGAGGTTTTAAAAACCGGAAACGACATTTATTAAAACAGCAACGCTGTTTCTAAGCTCAATTAACCATCTCTTTTTCCTGTTCTTCGACTATTTACAAGTCCCCGAGCAGACCCTGTATCGATAATCTCGCCGGAAGGCATATAAATAAATCAAGCCTTATACATATCCGGCTGTCATGACATATTATACATATAGAATCTGCTTAAGAAGCAGGCAACTCAACCTTTCATTGCCCGTTTCTTTATTCAATCCTCCTACAGATCTTTATCAATGTTTTTTACTTAGCCTCATAATGCATCCTGCTTCAACTGCTCCACAAATGCATCTATACGATGCAGTTCTTTAAGAATATCAATGCTTTGCGGACAATGCGGGTTACAGGTCTCACACCCGATACAATGACTTGCCTGACGCAGCTTTGGCACGCTGCGGTCATACCCTACAAGGAAAGCACGCCGAGCCCGACGATAATTTTCATCCTGCCGGCTCATTTACGGATTTCATTTCCCGCTTTGTTGAAAAACGGTTTATATAATGCAAAGCATCATGCTTACACGTATCCAGACAATCCATACAAGCCACACACCGGCTGTAATCTATCTGGTGATTCTTTATATCGATACAGGCTGACTTGCATCTCTTTTCACACAAACGGCAGTTACGGCATTTCTCTGCATCGATAACGGGTCGAAAAACAGAAAAACGGGAAATAAACCCAAGGAATGTGCCCACCGGACAGATGGCGTTGCAATAGGTGCGCCCGTTACGCCATGCCAACACAGCCAAACCATCCATGAAGCAAACCGGTAAAGTCAAGAAATAAAAAAGTTACCATTACAAAAAACAGAATGGAAAGTGTTAATCGAATTTTACGTAACATGCGTTTGTATTTTTAGTTTGAAAGTAAAAATAAAGATAAAAAACAATAATAAAACGTTTTTTGTCTTTATTAAGATATCAGGTAGAAACATAAGCCTTAAAAGGGGATTATGGACAAAAAGTTACCATTTAAGAGCAGCAACTTCAGAAAAACAGAAACTTTACTTGCTGTATATAAAAATAAAACCTATATTTGGCGCGAATTAAAGATACTTTTGTATAAACCTTATAACAAAAATACTATTATGAGCCTTGAAAAA
>Strait_p1__coassemble_1381_pt1 | contig 8675 bp, 5 predicted proteins | sample Strait_p1__metabat2_low_PE_008 | metagenome-assembled genome bin Strait_p1 | reverse complement strand
AAGAAAAACGGTGATGGATGGTGATATTACTGTAAGGTTTCATTTCTTTATTCCGATTTCAATATTGCACTGTCAATACTCAAATTTACATTGCGCCGTTCTTTAGCAGTCTTTTTGCCAAAGTCAAACGTATAAGCTACCTTCACATAACCGGTCTGCTGATATATACGGCTAGTGCGTATCTGGTTATATTGGTAAACTCCATAATCGACATATTCCCGATAACGGGCATGTCTAGTAAATGGACTTTCCGTTCCTACTTCCGCCATCCAGTCCGCCTTATTATAACGCAATGAAAAACCATACAGAGTCGGAGATTTCAATACTGCCAATTTTCTGCTATCCAATGTTTTCTCCGTACTTTTTCCCCACGCACTCAATGTAAATGATTTTATAAAATAATTAGCCTGTAAAGATGCCATAAAATTATTAGTTGACAACTTCGACCCACCAGCGATTTTAAATTTTTCATACTTCAAGGTCGAATTAATTCTTAGCCTGTCAGATATACGACACGAAGCTATCAACTCAAGTTTCCACTTATCGTATGTGGTATTCGACTGATAGCTACTTATCAGTTTTTCGCCTTCCGGATAATAATCTACAGATACATTATTTTTAATCTTAGTATACCATGAGTTTAGCTGCAAGTTTACAGGATTAAGCGTTGCATCGTAAGTAAAAAAGTATTCTTGAATAATTGGATTAGACAGATTGGGATTGCCACGCTGAATACGCAAAAAATCAATAGTCTGATCGACAGTATTCATATAACTAATGTCCGGTTGGAAATTTCCCATAGCAAATCCCAAGGAAAACTGGTGGCTGGAATGCAATTGATACCGAATCCAAGAATTTGTACGGAATGTCCAATCCTGACGTTTGGGCTGAGTATGTAATTTGTAATTTAATAAAGACAATCCGGGATTAATCATCAAAGTTACCTTATTGTTGAACAGATGTTGCATATAGGTCAAATTAAAAAGAGATTCTCCTCTCCACAAATGCTGCCACGAATCATAGTCACCCCCATATAAAGATGAAGATATGTGATGATCGTGCAAAACACTTGCTCCAATCGAACTGTTTTTCAATGTTATATTGTATACTCCCATTGCTTTAAAAGAATATAAATCTTCATCGGCATGGGTAAAAGACTCCTGTTTATTTTCCGTATAATTTCTACTATAAGTATTGTGTGCGTAATTTCCCGTTATATTTATATGAATACGTTGCCGGGAAGTAGGATTGAATATACCATCCACACAAACAGAAGGTTTCAGGTTCTTTTCAGTTGTTGAATTTAACGACACCACATCCTCATACGTATTGTTTTCATAATGCAACAGGTTGTCTTGACTATTCTCAGGAGTGGACTTACACACCAGTCCTGCAAGAGCATAGACATTATATTTCTCCGCCTTATAATTCACCTTAAATTGCGCATATTGCTGATTATCGCGCAAAAGGGCATTTTATTAACAAGCGTTCTATGAACATAGGAATCTGATATATTCATCAGTTCCGTTCTGTCTTCCTGGATGCCATTATACCTATTCGTGCCATACCCACCAAAAAAGGTATAACTCCATTTGTTTAGATCCATTTTCGCCCCTAAATTGTAATTACCGGACAGATAACCAATATTCTGCCATCCGTCCAATGAGATATACCCACCCAGTTGGTATGTCTTTGTCACGTAATTAATTGAAGCTATATCCCCCATATAAATACCCGAAGGTATATCGTAATATTCTATCTTTTCAATTTCTTTCGGCCGCAGGTTCTGTATTTCACGCAGCTCTGCTTTAACTCCGTTTATATAAAGAGTCGCTTCTCCTCTCGCTGCTTTAACACTCCCGCTTTTGGCATTTACATTAAGCCCCGGAATCATTAAGTTATAAAGCAAGTCATAACCTGAATAAGCATGTTTTTTTTGTATCTTATCGGGAATTATCACTGTATGATCTTTTTTACGTATAAAAGAAGTTCCTTTTACAACAACTTCATCCAACAAGACTTCATTACTTTCCAATACGAAATGAGGTAAACTATGATTGGAATCAGGGAGTTGTATTTCTTTATAAAGAGTTGAATAGCCAATGTTGCTAATCTTTAGAATATATTTTCCGGATTTCACATCAGGGGATGAAAAAACGCCCAAACTATCAGAAATGCATCCTTCTACCAATATAGAATCCAAACTTAGCAGCTGGATGGTAGAAAAAGGAACTCCCTTCTTATTGATATCAATTATCTTACCTTTCACAGCATATTGAGCCTGCAATGGCAGAGCCATGTGCAGAATGAGCAACCCAAAGAATATTCTTTTATACATATACAATCATAAAAACATATACGTAAGCATGGGACATATGTCCCATGCAACGATTAATGAAAAAAAACAATTCATTCAACAATCCGGTTAATGTACATTACATGTAACTGAACCGCTACAATGTGTACATTCTTCTTCATTATCCAACGGAGCAAAAGAAGAAGTATCATCAATAGCAGTCGCAACACTTAATAATCCATCTACCATCAGAGGATCTGTCTCCAAACGTTCTTCCAATCTTTGTAAATCGAATTCTGAAAACTTGGCAAGTACCCGGAACAATTCGCCCCGATTGCTTCCCGCCTGTGACAAGGTTTCCTCCAACTCCGAAGAGACCGAATGCATCCGGCAGGAAACCGCAAGCACACATAATAATATAGCAATGACATTTTTCATAGTCTACTTAAATTCAAGGCTCTTGTTGTGATTTTCCGACGGCAAATTTATAAATTAAACCAACAATGCATCTTCTTTTTACAAAAATTTTAAAGGCGGTTTCTTGGAAAGACAAAAAATAAAGGTATTCTTATAGGAATGCATGACATATCCGGAAAGAAATGCCGGCATACTTATAAGAATACCTTCAATCAATCTGATTAATCTATCATTTTACTACGCCCAGTTCCTTGCCCACTTTGATAAAGGCAGCAATGGCTCTGTCCAAGTGCTCGCGTTCGTGACCGGCTGAAAGCTGCACACGAATACGTGCCTGCCCCTTCGGAACTACCGGATAATAGAAGCCGGTTACATAGATACCTTCTTCCTGCATGCGTGCAGCAAAATCCTGCGACAGCTTCGCATCGTAAAGCATCACCGCACAGATAGCACTCTGAGTAGGCTTGATGTCAAAGCCGGCAGCCAGCATCTTGTCACGGAAATAAGTTACATTGTCCATCAACTTGTCATGAAGCGCATTGCTCTCTTTCAAGATACGGAACATTTCCAAACTTGCTCCCACAATGGCAGGTGCCACTGAGTTTGAGAACAAATAAGGACGTGAACGCTGACGCAACATATCAATGATTTCCTTTTTACCGGTTGTAAATCCACCCATAGCACCGCCGAATGCTTTACCCAATGTGCCGGTAAAGATATCAATCTTATCGTATACATTAAACTGCTCTGCTACTCCATGACCGGTCGGACCTACCACACCGGCTGAGTGTGATTCATCTACCATCACCAGTGCATCGTATTTCTCTGCCAACTCACAGATTTTATCCATGGGCGCTACGTTGCCATCCATTGAGAATACACCATCGGTTGCAATGATACGGAAACGCTGTTCCTGTGCCTCCTGCAAGCAGCGCTCCAAGTCTGCCATATCTGCATTGGCATAACGGTAGCGTTTCGCTTTACACAAACGAACTCCGTCAATGATTGAAGCATGGTTCAGTGAATCAGAAATGATGGCATCCTGATCTGTAAACAAGGGTTCAAACAATCCGCCGTTTGCATCAAAGCAGGCAGCATATAAAATGGTGTCTTCCGTATGGAAATAATCAGAAATAGCTGCTTCCAGTTGCTTGTGCAAGTCTTGCGTTCCACAGATAAAACGCACCGACGACATTCCGTAACCATGTGAGTCCATAGCCGCCTTTGCAGCTTCAATCAAACGCTTGTTATCCGACAGGCCCAAATAATTATTTGCGCAAAAGTTTAAAACTTCTTCTCCGGCATTCACTCTAATGTCAGCACGCTGAGGAGTGGTAATGATACGTTCTTTTTTATACAATCCGGCTGCTTCTATATCAGCCAATTCCTTAGTCAGGAATTCCTTGAAATTATTATACATACTCTTTCACCGATATTAAGGTTTTTAGATACTGCAAATATGCAACTTTTTCGGGAATAAACGGAGTGTTGTACAAGGAATAACACTTTTTTACGCAGGGTTTCATAAAAGCTTTCGTATCTTTGCGATAAATTTTTCTAATTTTGATTATATGAAGAATATTTTAATCATCGGAGCTACCGGACAGATTGGATCAGAGCTCACCATGTTATTAAGAAAAAACTATTCCGGGAATGTCGTTGCAGGATATATACCCGGAGCCGAACCCAAAGGCGAACTGAAGGAATCGGGACCATCGGCTGTGGTTGATATCACCAACCCTCAGCAAATTGCAGACGCTGTAAATCAGTATCAGGTAGATACAATCTACAACTTGGCAGCCTTGCTTTCTGCCGTAGCCGAAAATAAGCCGCAACTGGCTTGGAAAATCGGACTGGGAGGTCTGTTTAATACTCTGGAAGTGGCACGTGAAAAAAACTGTGCTGTATTTACTCCGAGTTCTATCGGTTCATTCGGTCCCGGAACGCCGAAAGACAATACACCGCAGGATACCATTCAGCGTCCGAAAACCATGTATGGCGTAACCAAGGTTTCAGGTGAGTTGCTCAGCGATTATTACTTTACCCGCTTCGGAGTTGATACACGCTCGGTGCGCTTCCCTGGTCTGATTTCATATATCACGCCTCCGGGAGGTGGAACAACCGACTACGCAGTGGATATCTACTATTCAGCCGCAAAAGGAGAAAAGTTCACTTGCCCGATTGCCCAGAACACCTATATGGATATGATGTACATGCCGGATGCCCTCCGTGCAGCCATTGAAATTATGGAAGCAAACCCCGACAAGCTGATTCACCGGAATTCTTTCAACATTGCTTCTATGAGTTTCGAGCCTGATACGATTTACCGGAAAATCAAGGAATATGTTCCCTCTTTTGAAATGGAATATCAGGTTGACCCGCTCCGTCAGGCAATTGCTGAGTCATGGCCTAACTCGCTGGATGACACTTGCGCCCGTGAGGAATGGGGATGGAAACCTCAGTATAACCTCGATGAGATGACAAAAGACATGCTGGAAAAGCTGAAATTGCGTTTCAGCAAATAAGTAAGCGATACCAGACTGAAACTCGGTTACTTGATTAATTACATATTTGATCATAAAAAGAAATGGTCTTCTGAGTAACATCAGAAGACCATTTCTTTTTATGATATGAATGAATCTTGCTTACGCTTTTGCTTCACCTTCTTCAGGCAACTTGCTGCCCATAGTAAGGTAAGCCACCGGAGCAGCTACAAACAGTGAAGACAGGGTTCCGATAACCACACCCAGAATCATGGCAAAGGCAAAACTACGGATACTGTCACCTCCTAAGATAAAGATGCTCAACAATACAATCAAGGTACTCAATGAAGTATTGATGGTACGGCAAAGTGTAGTATTCAGTGAGTCGTTAAACAACTTCGTACGGTCACGTTTCGGATACAGACCGAAGAACTCACGAACACGGTCGAAAATTACCACCTTATCGTTGATAGAATAACCGATAGCAGTCAGAATTGCACCGATAAAGGTCTGGTCGATTTCCAACGAGAACGGCATCCAGCCATAACACAACGAATAAGCTCCGATAATCAGCAAGGTATCCACTGTCAATGCTACGGTTGCACCGATACTGAAGGCAATGTTGTTAAATCGGATTAAGATATAAATACCGATAGCAATCAAAGCTAAAACAACCGACCAGATAGCCGAGGTCTTAATGTCATCTGCAATGCTCGGTCCCACTTTCTGAGAACTGATAATTGAACCTCCGGCACGATTGTCGCGGTCAATAAAGATTTCCAGTGTAGTTCCTTCACCCAGCAAATTACCGTCTTTCAATGCCTGATACAAGAAAGCTTCGATTTCGGCATCAATAGTAGGAGAATCTTCTTCGATACGGTAGTTGGTAGTTACACGGATGGTCTTGCCGTCAGTACCCAAGGCAATAGCCTGTACGTTTGCATCGCCCACTTTAGGCTGAAGCAAGCTACGAACTTGTTCCGGCTGTACCACCTGTTCAAACTGAACCACGAAGTTACGTCCACCGGTAAAGTCAATACTCTGCGCCAATCCGCGAACAAAGAATGAAATCACACAGACAGCAATACAGATACCCCAAATGGTGAATGAACGTTTGGTAATACCCATAAAGTTATAATGAACATTCTGCATCAGGTTCTTAGAGATTCCTGTAGTGAAAGTCAGGTTCAACCATTTGTCTTTCTTCATGAAGTGTTCGTAAACCAGACGAGTCAAGAATACAGCCGAGAAGAATGAACACAAGATACCGATAATCAACGTAGTGGCAAAACCACGAATCGGACCAGTACCGAAGTTAAACAGAATGATACCTGTAATAATAGAAGTCAAGTTTGAGTCGAAGATAGCAGAAAATGCATTGGCATAACCTTCAGAAAGAGCCTGTTTAGCTCCCTTTCCTGCCTTCAGCTCTTCTTTTGTACGTTCGTAAATCAAAACGTTCGCATCCACAGCCATACCCAGTGACAAGACCATACCGGCAATACCCGACATCGTCAATGCAGCCTGGAATGAAGAAAGGATACCCAGGGTAAAGAAGAAGTTGATAAACAAAGCACCGTTGGCAATCATACCCGGAATCAATCCGTACATTGCACACATGTAAATCATCAAGGCAATCAAGGCAACGATAAACGAAATCACACCTTGGTTGATAGATTCCTGTCCCAAAGACGGACCTACGATATCTTCCTGAACGATACGTGCCGGAGCAGGCATCTTACCTGATTTCAATACGTTTGCCAAGTCCTTAGTCAATTCCGGAGTAAAGTTTCCGGTAATCTGAGAGTTACCGCCGGTAATTTCACCGTTTACACGAGGAGCACTGTAAACATATCCGTCCAATACGATAGCAATTTCATGACCTACGTTCTTTTTGGTCAAAGCAGCCCAACGGCGAGAACCTTCCGAGTTCATTGACATACTTACGCAAGGCTTGTTAAACTGGTCGTATTCATTGCGAGCTTCAGTAACCACGTCACCTTCCAGAGGAGCACGTCCGTTACGTTCAGTCGACTTAATGGCATACAGTTCAAACATACGTCCGCTCTTATCCAAGTCGGAAGCCTTCACACCCCACATCAACTTCAAGTCACGCGGTAAAGTGTTTTTCACTTCCGGCATAGCCAAGATACGGTTTACAGCAGCTGTATCCTGATAATCAGCATAACCCACGATTGAACCCACTCCACTCTGATTCAAAGCAAAGATAGAAGTAAACGGATAGTTCTTCTTATCGGCAGCAGCAGCTTTTGCAGCAGCATCTTCTCCTTTCAGGGCAGCAGCCAAGCTGTCTTTTGCAGAAATGGTTTTTGTTTCAACTTCCTGAGTTTCTGCATCTTGTCCTGTTGCAGCCATAGCAGTACGCACACGTGCATCAACACCTGTCAAAATCGGAAGAATATCTTTTGCTTCAAAAGTTTCCCAGAACTCCAAGTTAGCAGAACCCTGAAGCAGTTTTCTTACACGTTCCGGTTCTTTAATACCCGGCAATTCAACCATGATACGGCCCATTTTTCCTTCCAGCGTTTGGATGTTAGGCTGAGCCACACCAAAGCGGTCGATACGGGTACGCAATACATTATATGAGTTTTCAACAGCAGCTTTTACCTCTTCACGCAAAACTTTTTCAACTTCTGCGTCTGTGCTACGGGTATTCACTTTGTCTTTCAGCTGCTGTGTAGCAAACAGTTCAGCCAATTTACCTTCCGGAGCCTGTTTCTTATACTCTCTTACAAATAGAGTGACGAAATCTTCCTGGCTGGTAACTTGCTGTTTTGCAGCTTCTGCAACCGCTTTGTTAAACGCTTCATCTTGTTTATGGTCGGCCAAAGCTTTCACTACATCAGGTACTGAAACTTCCAGAATGACGTTCATACCACCTTTCAGGTCAAGACCTAACCCGATTTCCATCTCACGACATTGTTTCAGCGAATACACGCCCAACCAAACCTTTTCATTCTGCATTGAATCAAGGTAATGAGCACTACCTTTCGGGTCTTCCGCAGCCTTATTCATGTGATAACGAGTCACGAAAGAGAATGAAAGGTAAAATACACAAGCAAGGGTCAGTAATATCGCAAAAACTTTTACAAATCCTTTGTTTTGCATGTTACTTTAATTTATTTATATTTACTTTTTGATTTAATACGTTTATTCAAGGTTGCAAATATAGTTTTTTTTTCATTCACAGAGAGTAAGGTTTCTAAATATTTAGGTTTTAGAATATAAAAAAAGTCGAAAATCAAATCGCTTCACTCAATTAGGTTCACAGAATCTTTCTTTTCTGTAACGATTGCTTCCTTGAACGCCAGCACACACTTTTTCTTAATCACTTTGAGTTGCTTTCAAAAAAATACATACTCCTCTGTTCCATCTTTATACTTCACCCCTACTGCTCCTTCTTTTTTTCAAGCAAACACCATACCGGATAGTGGTCTGATACAGATATCGAACGGTCT
>Strait_p1__coassemble_200_pt1 | contig 33838 bp, 25 predicted proteins | sample Strait_p1__metabat2_low_PE_008 | metagenome-assembled genome bin Strait_p1 | reverse complement strand
CCAAAGAAACAGAGGTCATTCAAGTATCAGAGGTCGCTAAAGGAACGGTGGACTTACGTCCGGTTGGTTCGGGCGCATTCACCCGGCATATCGCATGCTTTCGCAGTGATAAATTATGGTGCCCAGGTCACATTCACCGGTTTCGGCCAGCTGGTCGATAGCTTTGAAGATGTCATCCACCAGGATGCCGTCTGTCAGGATGGGTTCCCGATAGGTTGGTGAGCGGAAGGGGTAATTGTCATCTTCTGGTTGTTCTTCAGCAGAGTTATCATCGGAACTATCTTCGGATGGTTGTTCGTCTGAAGGTTCTTCAGTTGTTTCATCATCAGAAGATTGGGAAGAAATAGCTTCCTGTTCGCTATCAGATTCAGCTGTCTGTGAATGAGTTGCAGTTCCAGAGTCAATTTCATTGTACACTTCTTCAGTATTGTCTGATTCCTCCTGCTCATCTTCGGCTTCTTCTTTCCCATCTTGTGAAGTATCGGCATCCGACTGAGTTGAGGGAGCATCTTCCTGCTGACTGCTTTCAGAGGTGTTCTCGTTATGAGAATCTTCTTTCTTTTCTTCTTCCTTCTTCGGTTCCTCGCGGCTCACCTTATGAGGTCGGAAGGACTGGGCTTCGTCCGATATATCAATGTCCTCCTCTACATGGTTCTCCTGTTCTGCCGCTTCCGCTGCCTTGGCTCGCTGGATGTCCATCACTATCAAGAAGGCATAGTAGCACAACAGCGCTACAAAGAGGATCGAGATAATTTGTCCGTAGGTCATGATCAAATCTTTATAGCAGGTTAGACAATACGACCGTGGCTTCGACCGGAAAAGGCAGGAAACGGAATCCCAGTTTGGCGCCTCTCATTTCCGATTCTTTAATCCGACGGATATGATCGGGATAGTAGAGTATGCCGTATTCCTCTCCAGCCACATAGCCCTGAGACCTGAGCCAGGAACGGAGGCGGACACGGGCCCGATTGGACACAACCTTGATGCGGGTAATGGGGCTCAGCCCAAAGATGACCCTGCGTCTTTCACGGCGCATGATGTCGGTGTGAATCCTTGAAAAGAGATTGAAGTCTTCTGATGGTGTACGCTTCAAGCCCATGTTGGCAGCAATTCTCCGTACATATTCTCTGGACACGCCGAGATCCTTTCCGATTTCAGCAAAGGAACGGTGCCCGAAGTGGTTGCGGATGTAGTCTGCACGTTCGAGCCAACGAGTCTTTTCCATCTTCTTGAGTCCCAGCTGACGTGCCTTCATCTTCACAGAGCGTTCGCTCATATCCAGCACCTGTGCCGTGTGGGGTGTAGTTTCGATAGGATACAGCTGGACGAGCAGGGCTATTTTCTGTTCGGTCCAGTTAGTTCTTCTCTTTCTCATAGGCTTGCTGATTGAAGTTGGTAAACAATGATTTCTTTTCCCTGCGAAACTGGGCCAGCTGCGGCAGGTAGGCATCGAAGAAGGAGCGGACGATGGCATTGACCATGTCGGAGCGACTGCGGTTGTAGATGACACAGTCGTCGAGTGAGTCTGCCAGGTCGCGGTCCAGCCTGCAGACCAGTCTTTCGCTCTTGTCGTTCTGCTCATCGGAGGCTTCCAGATGTTTCAGGAAGTCGTTCCAGTATCTGTCCTGTTCAACCTGAGGGGAAAGAACAGCTTCTTCAGAAGAGCCGGATGAAACTTCCTCCTTGGGAGATTGGGGTGTGGGTTCCAACATATCGGGCGATTCGTTTGCCAGAATGATGTCGGGGTCATTGATGCCTTGCATAAGGTCATCCAATGCCGGAATGTCATTTTTCATGCGCAATGCTATTTTGATGGTTACTGATTGAGTTGATTATCGTCTGGCGCTGCTGCTTCACTTTCATTTTCTGCTGCATCCTCGGACAGAACGATGGATGTGGCAGCGGTCTGATACTTTTTCTTTCCGCTTTTGGGATAGAGGTTTTCTGTGAGCTGGATGCCGGAGAGTTCCACTTCCCGTAGAGGGTCCAGGGTGTCGAAGATGCAGGAATACAGCTTGTCAAAGACCGGGGCTGCTATCGGCAGAGCCATATCCAGACCTGCAATGGTACTGAACCTTTCCATATCCGCCCGTTTGGGAATCTTGGCGGTGACATACCCGTAGTTGGAAAAGGTTTCCCGGGTATTGTCCCAAAGGAGGAGTTCCGATCGCCTGCCCACACGGGGATCATGCTGGTTGGGCACAATGAAGAGCCGGGATTTCATCTTGGCACCGACCATTTTACGGAGCCGGTCCAGGAACATCAGAAAGCTGGCAGTAGAGGGAACCGTTACCAGGTCATAGTGAAAAGGCACAACGATGATGTCGGAATTGACGAACATCGGCACCAGTCCGTTGGCCATCAGGCTGCCCGGTGAGTCCATCAGCGCCACATCTATCTCCGGGTCGTTGTGCAGTTTCTCGACCAGGGAGGTCATGGCAGTGTTGTCGTTGACTTCGTAGGACCATACTTCATAGGGGATGAGTTCTTCTCCGTAGCGCTTGATGTCTGACTTGCGGCACTTCATGATGGAGTGCTGGAAGTCGCAGTCGATGACGACCACACGGACGCCTTTCGTCACCAGGTAGTTGGCGAAGGTTACGCAAAGGGAGGTTTTTCCGACACCTCCCTTCTGGTTGGCAAAGGTTACTATGACAGGTGTCTGTATCATGTTGTTTTTCGTCTGAATTAAATCGGAAGCAAAAATAAATTCTGGGATATTGATAACCTAAATGCACAACATCAGTGTGCAGGGAATCGGGCAAACTTTTGTATTTTGAGCTGTTTTACCGGAGTTTTTCTGTCTATATGCCCGAAAAGGTTACAGAAGGTAGTCCCATGAAACTGAAAATGCGAAGATTTTCTTCAATCAATATTCAATCATCTGTCCATCATTCATTTACCATTTCATGGAGTGACCGTTGTCCACCTCATCGTAGTTGGTCTTTTTTCCCACTTCCCATTCTCGGTTGGCGCTGTGACTGCTGACACCTTCTTTCCGGAGTTTGCCCAGTCCCTGATGCGACTTCCGCTGCAAACTCTTGATTGGATTGAGCGTCTTCTTCTTGGATTTTTTGAACGGAACCCCGTTTCGTTTTTGTTTCTTGGATTTTTTCTTCACACGTTCCACATCGAAGCCTTCTTCATTCAGGTTAATGAGAATATGTTCCTTGAAGTTGATGGCATAGTAGGTATCATCGACCTGACGGATGATGAAGCCTTCCTGGTACATGGCGCTGCGGGGTGACTTCACTTCGGAATCATTGAAGATTTCATGCAGGCGGCTGACGGAATCGGCATACTTGGGAGGACGTTCCGTAGAGATGCTTACCATATCCGGTCGGTCCACCTTGAAAGCCTTGCACAGCAGTTCCACTTCGGCTTCGTTCTGCGGACGGAACTTCTCGATGAAGCTGATGCGGTTGTTGCGGTTGATGGCTGCTGCCATTTCTTCCGGAAGGGGTCGGGACTGGCCGTCATAGTAGATGACACCTTTCTTTATATAGGCATGTTGCTTCTTGAGTTTCTGGAAGATTTCTTCCTGGGTTATCTTGGGGTTCAGCTGGAGTAACTGGCCAATGTAGGCTTCAATCCGGTCAAAGCGCTGTTCGGGGGTGGCGAAGTCGAGCAGTTCTTCTACGGCTAGAATCCGGGCACCATGGATGACGGTCTTGTTGGCATGGTCTATCAGCATATAGCCGTAGGGTTTGTCTTTCTTGCCGAAGAAGACCACATCCTCGCCGAAGTTCTTCTTCATTTCCTTCTGCAGTTCTTCCTTGTTGGCGCATACATCCCGGTATTTCTTCAGGCAGGCTCTCAGCTGGCGGTTGCGTGCCTTGTTCTGATAACCTTTCTTGTATAGAGCTTCAATCTCTGTCAGGGGGAGTTTCTTTTGGATTCTGCCGCCTTGCTTGACGAAGACGTTGCCGTCTTTCTGGAAGACTTCATAGCCCATGGTTCCCATCACGGCCTTGAACTGGGCAAAGGAGGAGAAGCTGTACTGCTTGGCAGCCTCGATGTCCTTGTCTGTTTTCTGCTGCCGGTCCATACCGAGTATCTTGTCAATGACCGCCTGCGAGCGTCTACGTTCATGGTCATGCTGTATCTTGCGACCGTCGGGCGCCACTCTCGAAGTCACAATGTGCAAGTGAGTGTTGTCTGTATCGTGATGTGCATAGATGAGCCAGGGTTGTCCGGGTTCTGCATACCCCATTTCCTGCAGATATTGGTGCGCGAAATCAAGTAACTGCTGTTCCGTCATCTCATGTCCCTTGCAGGAGATGGCTACATGGAACTGCGGTTTCTGAATCCGGCTGTTTTGGGAACTGTAAAGCTGAAGGAACTGCACCAGCTGTTTGGCGGTCGGATGTTCCGAAACATCCAGTCCGCCGAAGTTCTGCATCTCCAGCAGGGTGGCCATTCCTTTAAAGACCTTGTGTTCGTTGTAGCCGACGGCATGGAAGTCGGCGCTTCCGGGAAGTATGGTTGCTATCATGGTATGTTCATTTGTTGAGTGATTCGTGAAACAAGGAATTGGGGGCTAAATAACACGAAACCTCGGATGCCCAATCGGGAGGCTCCAAGGTTCCAGGTAAGCCATATCGCTGAATAGTGAATGTGTTTACCGCATCAGCCGTGAGTTTCGGTGCAGCATTTCAAGATCCTCCTTCAGCTTGTTCAAGGTGTCCTGCATGTCCTGAATCGAAGGAAGCAGGACCTCATACACATAACTGGGTGCCAGCAGTCCGGCAACCGCCAGTTCATTGGCCCGCTTGACCGACTGATTCAGGTTGCTGCCTGCCCAGGACAGTTCGTTCTGGAACTTCCGGTAAAATGCTCGCAAGTCCTGCATCATCTCAATCTGCTGTCTGACATCCACATGGGTAAATTCCTGCACGGCTTGCCGGATATAGTTGCTCACAGACTGGTAAGGAACGGCTTTTTCCTTCAGATTCAACAGTTCATCGGAGGTAAGCCGTAACTGAAACACTTTGGTACGTTGGTTCTTCATATGTCTTTACTTTAGTTGTTCGGTTTCCCGGACACCTCTTTCGCAAAGCGAAACAGCGATGTACATCGCTCCGTTGCGCAGCAATCGGCAAGTGACCCTTGTGAGGACAAAACTCGTTTTGTAATGACAAGGGTACAACTTGCTTGGCTCCATATGCAACGCAGTTCGATGGCTCTCCGGGTATTTCTCGACCCAAATTACCGCAAAAATTTGCGAAACACAAAAATGCACAACATCATTCTTTGGAGAAATCTTCTGTACAACTTACTTGATTAACAGACTTTCCGCGTACTATGAAATGCGGGTCGTATGCACCATGAAGCCCCAGTTTCGGGAGTCGTCGGTTCAACATACCTTGGGTGCCTGGTCGGCAGGGAATGGCATCCATGAGATACATCCTTCAAGGTTTCTTTGGACAGCGGTTATAAGCTCTGTGGTGTATAAGTTATATTGATGCTGTTTACAAAGGTATGGATGTACCTGCAACTTTGTTTCCGTGATATAGTCCATCAGCATAGCTTGATGGCTCCGACATCAGAACTGACATTCTCAAGTTGGAACGAACGAAACAATCTATATATAGGTATAGACAAACTAGCGTATTCGGGTTTGCCCATTCTGAAAGTGCCTTGCGTACTTGGTTCATGAATCTTCCAAAGCAGAGGGATGGATATCGGCAAACCATCGCTTCATGTACCTTGCGCCAGTGTATCGGACTTCAAGGGAAAAGGATTTTGGGCGCTGACAAACGATGGTCAAAGAACGAGAGGGAAAAGAAGTTGGTCCAACATGTGGTCCAACATTTTTTGTTATTTTTTTGTTGGACCAAGCGCATTTGAAGCATTGACGGAAGAACAACTGCATGAATGTTCATGCTACCGATGTTTCGCTGTTGTCTGCACCTTGGTTTGGAGGTTGGAACAGCCTGATAACCAGATGGAAAAGTGACCAATAACACATAAAAAGAGGTTGAAAAATTTCCTTATCTCGTTGATTATTAGTATATTTGAGTATAGAAAACATCCTATATACGGGGAGTCAATCACTTAAAACTGACTGTTATGGTTTTACTGTTATTCTTCATATATCTGATACCGGTGGCGTTCGTATTCTGCATCGTGCTGAAGCTGGGTCTGTGGCTTGCCATTAATCTGATTCAGTTGGCGATGTGGCTGTTGAAACATGCCTTTGTCCTGCTATGGAAGCTGTTGGTGTTTGTCGCTGTGCTGGTCTTTGCCAATCTGCGTTCCTCTCCACCACCGAAATAGAACCAGATAGCCGGAGGTTAAACGAGCTGCACTTACCGCAAAGGGTAGTGTGGCTTATGGGGAAGGAACAAGTGTTTTCCCTCTGGTTAAATGCTACTTAACCTTACCAAAATCCCCAGGGGAAGTCCCCACAAACATAGTTCTACGCAAAAGCCATCCATTTCATTGCCTCAAATGAAATGGATGGCTTTCCACGTAAATACACATCTTAATTAAAATCCTTTTCCTTTACTGCGTTCATACACAGCTTCTTTTTGAGAATCACAATTCGTCAGACGGAACTGAACATTACAGCCTTCGGGGATGTCCTTGCGCAACATCGGAACAAGCTTGTCAATGACTTCATCGACGTTGCTGAACCCGATGTCGGTCAACTCAGCAATCACTTCACCTTTGAAATAAGCACGGGCATAGATCATCATCTTGGGTGAAATGCGGAACATCTTGTCCTGTGGTGCATCAAGATCCTTAGCCTTTCCCTGCTTACTCTTCTTGTTGCTGAAGAAGATGAAGTCGATAACCTTGGCATTCAACCGCCAAGCAGGTGAGAAGTCTATCTTCACATAACCACGAGTCACATTCAAACCGTGGCTGTGGTTCATACCGAAGGCCACTTCATACAGATTGGCATCACAATCATTCTGAGCGATGGTCGCCCAAGTATGACGGAAGGTATAGAAATGGTAGAAATCTTCCTTTTTCATTCCCATGTCCGTACAAATTCTTCTGATACCGATGTTTACTCCTGCATTGAAACTGTCGGAATCGGTGAAGCGGCTGTGAAACACAAAAAGGTATTCATCGTTCTCATCAGTAGAGAGGTATTTGTCAAAGGTAGCCTGAATGAAGGGTTCCACTCGCATTTCGATGTAGGCTTCATCTTTGCGGCTGTGGCGGGTCTTGGCTCGTTTGTAGCAGATAATACCATCCCTATAGTCGGTCTTCTTCATCAAGTACAGGTCCACTGTATTGATGCCACCCAGACACAAGGAAAGAAGTGCCACATCTCTTCCCAGTTCGGGTGTAGAAGCCAGCATCTTGGTCTTGGGCAAGGGGCGGTTGAAGAACTCACGGCAGGCTTCTGCACTGATGGCAATCTTCGTCGTGGTATCAGACTTCGGTATCTGTACCTTCAGCCACGGGTTGAACTTGATGCGGCAGATACCCCGCTCGTCATCATTAAACTCGACCAGAGCCTTCTTGAAAATCTGCCGGACACAAGTGGGGTACATTTCCTTTGCCCGGTTGGTTTTGGATAGATACTCCAACCAATGCGTCAGAACAGAAGAGGTTAGGTAGCTAAACATAACTTTGTTAGACCCTACAAAGCGTTCCAGATGGTTTACTGCCAGCTTGTAGTTCTTGGCATTACGCTCATGCCCGTCATTGGCCATTTTCCGGATAAACTCCCGGGCATAGTCGCTGAAGCAGACATCCTGATTGGTCTCTTGCAAATACTCCAGTACTTCCTTCACATCCCAGGCGGTTGTGTCCACACGGTTCAACCGATCCATATACTCACGGACCAATCGTGAACAATGTTCTTTTACCACCGGGTCGGTCGGTTCACCACTGTCGGAAATATGCGCTGCGTCCACTACCTTATTGGTATTTATGTAAACGGACTTACGCGCGTGAGTCACTCGAATGTAGACTGTGTAAAGTCCATCACTCTTCGGCCTCTTTACGGTTACTTTTAATGTCGTCATAATCGATTTGAATTTTACATATTAAAAAACATCAGAATTATCCGGGGTAAACAGTGGAAAACATGGTGTTTTTCGGGGTAAACATAGAGCAAACATTTCTGTTCATTTGGCTCGAATAATGCGGTCAAATGCACGAACCGTCCAAGCGCAAAACAGGCTGTAACCACCGAAAAACCGGTAATTACAGCCTGATAATGCTATAATATGATAATTCTATCTAGGAATTATTCCTCGACCGCAGCCTGCGCCGCAGCCAATCTTGCGATAGGCACACGGAACGGAGAACAACTTACATAGTTCAATCCTACCTTATGACAGAATTTTACAGAAGAAGGTTCACCACCATGTTCACCACAGATGCCGCATTTCAGATTCGGGCGGATAGCACGACCTTTCTCGGTTGCCATACGGACTAACTGACCTACACCTTTTTGGTCGAGAACTTGGAATGGATCCACTTTCAGAATTTTCTTTTCCAGATAAATAGGTAAGAAGGAGGCAATATCATCACGTGAATAGCCGAATGTCATCTGAGTTAAGTCGTTTGTTCCAAATGAGAAGAATTCAGCTTCAGAAGCGATGCGGTCGGCAGTTAAAGCAGCACGAGGAATTTCAATCATGGTACCCACTTTGAATTCGATGCTGTCGCCAACTTCCTCAAATAACTTGGCAGCTTCAGCGCGGATTACATCTTCTTGTTCTTTGAACTCATACAAGATACCTGTCAGCGGAACCATGATTTCAGGGTGAGTTTCTACGCCTTCTTTTTTCAGTTCAAGAGCAGCTCCCAAGATGGCACGTGTCTGCATTTGGGTAATTTCAGGATAGGTATTACCCAGGCGGCAGCCTCGGTGTCCCAGCATCGGGTTGTGTTCACATAGCGAGTCAACACGTTGCTGTATATATTGTAAACTTACTCCCATTGCTTGCGCCATTTCTTCCTGTCCCTTCAAATCGTGTGGAACGAATTCATGCAAAGGAGGATCCAAAAGGCGTACAGTTACCGGGCAACCTTCCATTGCTTTGAAAATGCCTTTAAAATCTGCTTGCTGGTAGGGGAGGATCTTTGTCAATGCTTTGCGGCGGCCTTCTGCATTTTCAGCTAAAATCATTTCACGCATGGCTTTAATTTTTTCGCCTTCAAAGAACATGTGTTCAGTACGGCAAAGACCAATACCTACAGCGCCAAAACTGCGTGCTACTGCGGCGTCGTGCGGAGTATCTGCATTGGTGCGTACTTGTAATTTGGTGTATTTATTTGCTAAATCCATTAATGCAGCAAAGTCACCGGAAAGTTCGGCTGCTTTTGTTTCTACTTTGCCGTTATAGATTTCACCTGTACTTCCGTTCAGAGAAATGAAATCGCCTTCTTTTAAAGTGATGCCATCAACTTCTACAGTACGCGCTTTATAGTCAATGTTTAAAGCTCCAGCTCCAGATACGCAGCATTTACCCATACCGCGAGCTACTACAGCAGCATGAGAAGTCATACCACCGCGAGCTGTCAGAATACCTTCAGCCACAGCCATACCTGCTAAATCTTCCGGAGAAGTTTCGATACGAACCATCACCACGCGTTTGCCGGCTGCACGCCATTCTGCAGCATCATCTGCAAAGAATACAATTTGACCGCAAGCTGCTCCCGGTGATGCCGGAAGACCACGGCTTAGCACTTTTGCTTGTTTCAAGGCGGCCTTGTCGAATACCGGGTGTAAGAGTTCATCCAGTTTGTTCGGTTCACAGCGCATTAATGCTGTTTTTTCGTCAATCATACCCTGGCGCAGCAAGTCCATAGCAATTTTAACCATCGCTGCACCGGTACGTTTGCCGTTACGGGTTTGGAGGAACCAAAGTTTGCCTTCTTGTACGGTAAATTCCATGTCCTGCATGTCGCGATAGTGATTTTCCAATTTGGTTTGCAAAGCATCTAACTCCTTATAAATTTCAGGCATTGCTTCTTCCATTGAAGGGTATTTGCTTGCACGTTCTTCTTCGCTGATACCGGCTAATTCCGCCCAACGCTGTGAGCCAATTTTGGTAATTTGCTGAGGAGTACGGATACCTGCTACAACATCTTCTCCCTGGGCATTAATCAGATATTCTCCGTTGAAAAGGTCTTCGCCGGTAGCAGCATCGCGGCTGAAGCATACACCTGTAGCTGAAGTGTCGCCCATATTACCGAATACCATGGCCTGTACGCTTACGGCAGTACCCCATTCGTCAGGTATTCCTTCCATTTTTCTATAAAGAATGGCGCGTTCATTCATCCATGAATTAAATACGGCACAGATTGCACCCCATAATTGTTCGTAAGCGCAAGTAGGGAAATCCTTGCCGGTTTGTTCTTTTACAGCAATTTTGAATCTTTTTACAAGTTCTTTCAAGTCCTCTACCTCAAGTTCGTTATCAAGACGCACACCTTTGGCTTCCTTTACTTCTTCAATAATAGCTTCAAACGGATCGATTTCTTCTTTGTTGGCAGGCTTCATACCTAATACCACGTCGCCATACATTTGAACGAAACGGCGGTATGAGTCCCATGCAAAACGGGCATTGCCGGTTTTACGGGTCATTCCTTCAACTACTTCATCGTTTAATCCTAAGTTTAAGATGGTATCCATCATACCCGGCATAGAAGCACGGGCACCTGAACGAACTGAAACTAACAAGGGGTTTTCTACATCGCCAAATTTGGAACGCATCAATGTTTCTACGTGTGCAATAGCTTTTTCAACTTCGTCTTTCAAGAGGGTTACAACCTGTTCTTGCCCCATTTCATAATATTCTGTACAGACTTCTGTGGTTATGGTAAACCCTGGAGGAACTGGAACTCCGATTAAGTTCATTTCTGCCAGATTGGCTCCTTTGCCTCCCAAGAGGTTTCTCATATCTGCTTTTCCTTCAGCTTGTCCATTGCCGAATGTATAGACTCTTTTCTTTTCCATATTTAAAATTGAAGATTTTAGGTTGTTTTTATGTTTTTCATTTGTTTTCCATGTATTGAATACGCCGCAAAACTAACTATATTCTTTGAATCTCCAAGAGAAAAGAGAAGAAAAAAAGGTATGTTTTGTAATATGGACTTTGCAAAATGAAGTTCTTTGCATTTCATGGCTTATTGTCAGAAAAAATGTTTAAATTTGCTCCCAAATTGGTTTTATAGAAAAAAGACGTGGCAAGAAAGAAAAAAGAACTTCCTTTACTGGAGAAAGTGACAATAACAGATGTCGCAGCAGAGGGTAAAGCTTTGGCTAAAGTGAATGACCTGGTAATATTTGTTCCTTATGTTGTACCGGGTGATGTAGTTGATCTGCAAATCAAGCGTAAAAAAAATCATTATGCAGAAGCTGTAGCGGTGAAAATTCACGAGAAATCTCCGCTTAGAGCGCAGCCTTTCTGTCAGCATTACGGGGTTTGCGGAGGGTGTAAATGGCAATGCCTTGCTTATGAGGAACAAATTCGTTATAAGCAAAAACAGGTTTATGATAACCTTACACGTATCGGAAAGGTGGAATTACCTGAGTTTATGCCTATTCTTGGCTCGGAAAAAACAAAGTTTTATCGGAATAAACTTGAATTTACATTTTCAAACAAACGCTGGCTAACGGAAGAAGAAGTGCGTGAGGATGTGAAATATGATCAGATGAATGCGGTAGGTTTCCATATTCCTGGAGCATTTGATAAGGTACTGGCTATTGAGAAATGCTGGTTGCAGGATGATATTTCAAATCAGATACGTAATGCTATACGCGACTACGCCTATGAGCATGATTATGCCTTTTTTAATTTGCGTACTCAGGAAGGTATGCTTCGTAATATCATGATACGAACTTCTTCTACTGGAGAACTGATGGTTCTTTTGCAATGTAAAATAGTAGAAGAGCGTGAATTGGTTAAGATGAAAGAACTTCTTCAGTATGTAGCTGATAAATTTCCTCAAATCACTTCCTTGTTATATGTCATTAATAATAAATGTAATGACACAATTGGAGACTTGGATGTGGAAGTGTTTAAGGGGAATGACCATATCTTTGAAGAAATGGAAGGGTTGCGTTTTAAAATCGGACCAAAATCATTTTATCAGACAAACTCAGAACAGGCCTATAATTTATATAAGGTAGCACGTGATTTTGCTGGTTTAACAGGTGAAGAACTTGTGTATGATTTATATACAGGAACAGGAACAATCGCTAATTTTGTATCTCGTCAGGCTAAGAAGGTTATTGGAATTGAGTATGTGCCCGAGGCGATTGAAGATGCGAAGGTAAACTCAGAAATCAATGGCATTACGAATACGTTGTTTTATGCGGGTGACATGAAGGATATCCTGACTCAGGATTTTATTAATGAGCATGGACGTCCGGATGTAATTATTACCGATCCTCCTCGTGCGGGAATGCATAACGATGTGATTGATGTGATTTTGTTTGCAGAGCCGAAACGTATAGTTTATGTAAGCTGTAATCCTGCCACTCAAGCAAGAGATCTTCAGTTGCTCGATGCGAAATATAAAGTTGTGGCTGTTCGTCCGGTTGATATGTTCCCTCATACGCATCATGTAGAAAATGTTGTATTGTTAGAAAAGCGATAAGTAAATGTCAAGGTTAGAACAAAATAAAGGCGGCCGTCCGAGAGCGCGTGCGGCTGCAAAATATACTATATATAATGTTACAGAACCGGGTGAGTTGATGGAATTCCTGATGAAGAAGATGGCAGGAATCAGTCGTACTCGGGTGAAAGCGTTGCTGAGTAACCGTGTGGTCTTGGTGGATAATAACATCCAGACGCAATATAATTATCCGTTGAAACCCGGAATGAAGGTGCAAATCAGCAAGGAGAAGCATAAACATGAGTTTCGCCATCCCTTGCTTAAGATTTTGTATGAGGATGCGTATTTGATTGTTGTTGAGAAGAAAGAAGGACTTTTGTCTGTTGCAACCGAACGTCAGAAAGAGCGTACGGCTCAACATATATTAAATGAGTATGTAAAGCGTCAACACCGTAATAACCGGGTCTTTGTGGTTCATCGTCTGGATCGTGAGACTTCCGGAGTAATGATGTATGCTAAGGATGAGAAGACGCAGCATACGTTACGTGATAATTGGCATGATATTGTTCGTGACCGCCGTTATGTTGCTTTGGTAATGGGAGAGATGGAAAAAGATCAGGGTGTTGTACAGACTTGGCTTACTGACCGTCAGCTTTATGTAAGTTCTTCTAATTATGATGACGGAGGAAAGCTTTCGATAACTCATTATCGTACGATTAAGCGTGCCAATGGATTTTCGATGGTAGAACTTCAATTGGAGACTGGTCGTAAGAATCAGATTCGTGTACATATGCAGACGTTGGGACATCCGGTTGTGGGCGATTCGCGTTATGGATGTGAAATTGACCCGTTAGGCCGTTTGGCTCTTCATGCATTCAAATTGTGTTTTTACCATCCTGTGACGGGCGAACTGATGGATTTTGAAATTCCTTATCCCACTCCGTTCAGGGCTTTAATGCAACGAGGAAAATAAGATGATAAAAAATATCATATTTGATTTCGGTGGAGTGATAGCAGCAATCAACCGTGATAAGGCTGTTGAGGCCTTCGTCCGTTTGGGGCTGGCTGATGCAGACTTACGCTTGGATAAATATCATCAGACCGGAATTTTCCAGGAATTGGAAGAAGGGCATATCTCGGCAGAACTCTTTCAGGAGAAGTTGGGAGAACTTTGCGGGCGCAAGTTGGGATGGGAGGAGACTCAGCGTGCGTGGATGGGTTTCTTTTCTTCCGTGAATGAGGATTTATTGAAGTACATAGAAGAGTTGCGTTCTTCTTATAAGTTATATGTATTGAGTAATACAAATCCTTATGTAATGGGATGGGCATGTAGTAAGGATTTCTCGTTGACGGGAAATCCATTGTCTCATTATTTTGAAAAGTTGTATCTCTCTTATGAGATAGGCTATACTAAACCGGATGAGCGGATTTATCGGTTTGCTTTGGAAGATGCCTCTTTGAATCCGGAAGAAACGCTCTTTGTTGATGATGGTTTAGCGAATGCTGAAGCCGGTAAAAAGTTGGGTATGCATGTGTTTTCACCGGAAAACGGAGAAGATTGGAGAGAAAAATTAAAAAAAATACTGAAAAGTCTTGCATAGTTAAATAGAAAGACTTATCTTTGCACCGCTTTTAAGGAAAACCACTCGGGGTGTAGCGCAGTCCGGTTAGCGCACCTGCTTTGGGAGCAGGGGGTCGTGGGTTCGAATCCCGCTACCCCGACGAGGAAAACATTGAATTAAGATTTGGTCTTGATTCAATGTTTTTTTTATTTCTTCTTTTTTCTTGGCGTATATGTATTTTTATTCGAAAGAATTTCTTAAATTTGTTTTTAAGTATTGCTTGAATTAATAATAATATTATGAATATTAAAGTACGCCTGATCTTGATGAACTTTCTGCAATTTGCAGTGTGGGGAGCTTATCTTACTTCAATGGGCACTTATTTGGCCCAAATTGGTTTAGGAAGTCATATTGGACTTTTTTATGCGATGCAAGGTATTGTATCATTGTTTATGCCTGCTATCTTAGGTATTATAGCAGACCGTTGGATTCCTGCTCAGCGTTTGTTGGGAATCAGTCATTTACTCGCTGCTTTATTTATGGCAGGAGCTGGTTATTATGGAATGACGGCTGGCAGTCATGTTTCTTTTCCTGTTTTGTTCGCTTTCTACTCAATGAGTGTGGCATTTTATATGCCTACCTTGGCATTGTCAAACTCTGTTGCTTATACTGCTTTGGATAAAGCGGGACTTGATACGATTAAAGCATTTCCTCCGATACGTACTTTTGGTACGATTGGTTTCATTTGCTCCATGTGGGTAGTCGATTTGTTAGGCTTTCAGGCTAATTATATGCAGTTCTTTATGTGTGCCATTTGGGGAGTAATTCTTTCTTTCTATGCCTATACGCTGCCGGCTTGTCCTGTATCTCATGATAATGGAGCCAAGAAATCGCTGGTTGAAGCTTTAGGGTTGCGTGCATTTCTGTTGTTTAAAGATAAGAAAATGGCCATTTTCTTTATCTTTTCAATGCTTCTTGGTGTGTCTCTTCAGATTACCAATGGGTTTGCGAATCCGTTTATTACGAGCTTTAAGGCTATTCCTGAATATGCAGAAACGTTTGGAGTACAGCATGCTAATCTTTTGATTTCTCTTTCGCAGATAAGTGAAACCTGCTGCATTTTGTTGATTCCTTATTTCTTGAGTCGGTTTGGTATAAAAAAAGTGATGTTGATAGCCATGGGAGCATGGGTTTTACGCTTTGGCTTATTTGGATTGGGAAATCCGGGAAGTGGAGTATGGATGTTTATTCTTTCCATGTTGGTCTATGGCGTTGCTTTCGACTTTTTCAATGTCTCAGGCTCCTTGTTTGTAGATAAAGAGACTGATATGTCTATCCGTTCCAGTGCTCAGGGGCTGTTTATTATTATGACAAATGGAATTGGTGCAACAGTAGGTACATTAAGTGCTCAGCTTATCGTAAATCGTTTTGTAGATTTTAACAGTACGCTTCCTCAAACAGAAGGATGGGCTACCTCATGGTTTATTTTTGCTGCATACGCTTTAGTCGTGGCAGTAGTTTTTGCTTTTGTTTTTAAATATAAACACGTTAAATAGCAGTTAAACAAGGGACTTGGCTATGAAAGAAATAGAACTGAGAGTCTTGGATATGTCAACAATGCTAAAGCCGTCTGATTCTTATGCTTTGGTCTTGGAGGAAAAAGAGGAGGGGCATCGTAAATTGGCATTAATCATCGGGCCATTGGAAGCGCAGGCTATCCGGATTGTACAGATGCCTTATCGGATGCCACGCCCTTTCACGCATGATTTGATGCTGAATATATTGCATGAGGAAGGAATGGTAATAACCAAGTCGGTTATTTATGAGGTGAAAGATGGAGTATATTATTCTTTCCTTTATATTATGAGGTCAGATGGAACAGTATTTAAAATGGATGCTCGTACAACTGATGCCATCTCTTTGTCCTTGCGGGATAAATTCCCGGTTTATGTATATGAGGATATTTTGAATCGGGAGATGCTGAACGACGTAATGCGTGATGGAATGTATAGTATGTCTGTTAATTCTGTTGATACAGAATTATTGAAACAAGCTTTGAGTGAGGCTATCGGTCGTGAGGATTATGAGGCTGCATCGAAATTGAGAGATGAAATTAAGCGGAGAGAACTTGAAAACCATACGTATGAATAGAGGAGATAATAAAAAATAGAATAGCGATGAAAATTAGGTTTTGTCAGTGGATTGGTTTATGCTTGCTCTTGCTCTTTTCTGCTTGTTCCAAGAATAATAGATACGTAAATGTATTGCCGGCTGATGCTTCTTGTGTTGTCTCGGCACATCTTCCTGTTTTAATAGAAAAAAGCGGTTTATCTGAACAAGATTTTGAATTATGGATGGGGAAGATAGATAAGCTGGTGAAAGAAAAGTCTCAGTCGCAAGATTGGGCTTTGCTGGGGAAACTTTTAGCCTGTCCAGAGAAAAATGGAATAAATTGGAAAAAGGAGATTTATCTGTTTATGCATCCTGAAATTGAGCAGGTGGGCTTATTAGCTCCAGTTTCGGATTATGAAAGGTTGGGAAGTGCATTGGATGAATTGGTCAGGCAGGGTGTATGTAAATCATTTATAGAAAAAGAAAACTGTCGTTTATCTTTTTTTGATAATGGGTTTGCCGTTGCATATAATGATGAAGCTTTTCTTGTGATAGGAGTTCCGTCAGAGATTGGAGCAGATAAAGCAGGAGATTTGTTGACAAGATGGATGAACGCTTCTGAAGAAAAAAGTTTTATTTCAACAGAAGGTTTTAACAAATTGTCTAAAGCTGAGGGAGATATTAAAATGGTAGCTTCTATGAATATGCTTCCCCAGAAATATGTTGCTATGTCTATGGCTGGCGTGTCTGATGATTTTTTATGGAAGGGGATGTATTCGTTGGTTGCGGTCAGTTTTGAAAAGGGGAAGTTGGTTATGAAGGTTGAAAACTTTCAAACCGGTGATAAAGCAGAAGAGGAGTCTTTTAGAATAGCCGATTTATATAAGGGTGAAACCAGCGGAAAGTTTCTTGCTGAATTTCCCGGTGATATGATGCTGTGGCTGAATACGACAGTAAATGGAGAGAAATGGAATGAAGTTTTGTGTCAGCAGCCTTTGTTGAAAGAGCAATTAAAGAACACACATCTATTTGTTAATCTTGAAAAATGTATTACAGCCCTAAAAGGTGAACTTGCCTTAGGTGTCTCTGTGTCATCGCGTATTCCAGAGTTTGGATTGTTCGCAGAGGTAGAGAATGATGAGTTTCTGAAGGAACTGGCTCCTTTTCAATCTACTTTAAGCCTGTTGGGTTTTCAGTATGGAGTGAAAGAAGGCGTTTTTTCATTGACGAATTATGAAAAAGGAAAAGATGATTTGTTAGCCGAAGCAGTGTGGACCAAAGATTCAGAAAATAAATTATTTTTCTTGACTTTAGATTTAAAAGCTTTGCAGGCTATTGCTCCGTTTCTTTCATCGTCCGAAGCCATGGCTGTGGGAATTGCCGCTGCTTATATAGAGAATATTCAAGTTTACTCATCGGAGATCAACTCGGGGAATTTAGTTATAAAGGCAGTAAATAAGGATACAAATATGCTGAAGCAGTGTGTTGATTTGGTCAAGAAAATGGCGGAAAATCAATAAGTTCTCGATGAAAAGAACTAACTTTGTGCATAAATTCAATTAAAAATAGAGAATATGCACGTATTTTATACTCCTGAAATAGCCGTAAATCCAGAGTTACCGGAAGAAGAAGCCGCACATTGTTTGCGTGTTTTGCGTTTGACTGTTGGCGATGAAGTGATGCTTACAGATGGGAAAGGACTTTTTTATAAAGCTGTAATCAGTGCAGCTACAGGCAAGCGTTGTCAGGTGAAAGTTGTAGAGTCCATAGAGCAGGAGCCATTTTGGAATGGACATCTTCATTTGGCAATGGCGCCCACAAAGAATATGGACCGGATAGAATGGTTTGCTGAGAAAGCCACTGAAATAGGATTCAATGAATTGAGTTTCTTGAATTGCCGTTTTTCGGAGCGGAAAGTCATCAAAACAGAGCGTATCGAAAAAATTGTTGTTTCAGCCGTGAAGCAGTCTTTAAAGGCATATAAGCCTGTGGTAAACGAAATGATGGATTTCTCCCGATTCATGGAAAAAGATTTTTCCGGTCAGAAGTTCATAGCCCACTGCTATGAAGGAGAAAAGCCTCTGTTGAAAGATGTACTTGTTCCGGGGCAGGATGCGTTGGTCTTGATCGGACCAGAAGGCGATTTCAGTATGGAGGAGGTACAGAAGGCTGAAGCCGCCGGTTTTCGTGCTATCAGTTTGGGAAAATCTCGTTTACGTACCGAAACAGCTGCTTTAGTAGCTGTGCATACCATGAATCTTTTTAATCAGAAATAAAACGTATGTTGCGTTATAAGGTCATAGTTTGGATAGCAGGAATCAGTCTGCTTTTAGCATCGTGTACAGATGGTAGCCGTTATGTACAAGCATTACCGAAAGATGCCGCTTTGGTTTCTTCTATTCAGTTAGAAAGTCTTGTAGGGAAGGCAGGACTGAAAGGCGATGGCAGTGGGCTGGCATGGGTCAATCAGTTGAAAAAGGCTGTCGGCGATTTGGGCAACTTGAACTCCTTGGTTGATAACATAATTAAAGAACCTTCCGAGAGTGGACTGGCATTAGATGAGAGGCTTTACATTTTCGTAGGGTCTCATTCTTCTTCGGCTGGTGTATTGGCACGTGTGGCAGATGAGGGGAAGATAGATGATTTGTTGTGCTTGTTAAAAGAACAGCAAATTTGTGAACTCTTGCGTGATGGTGAAGGTTGTAAATGGACTACAGCCGGGAAGTTCTTGATAGCTTATTCGGATGTGGCTTTTTTGATAATGTTTCATCCTCAAGGAGGGAGTCCTGCCGATTTACAGCATCAGGCGGCCCGGTTATTGAGGCAAGATGAAAGTGAAGGGTTCAGTGCTTCGTCTGATTATGCCAAGATGCATTCGGCTCAAGGAGATATTGTTACGTTTGCTTCACTGAATATACTTCCACAGAGTTATCTTACATCGTTGATGATGGGTGTTTCAGCTGATTTGAATCCGCAGAATATCAACTTGCTTGCGTCTCTTGATTTCCGGGAAGGGAAGGCTGTAATGGATGTGCAGGTTTTTCCTGTTAGTGAGGCGATGAGTAGACAAATTCAAAAGTTTCAGGATACGGGGGAAGATATAAAAGGAAGTTTCTTGGATTGTTTTCCCGCCAATACGGGGCTTTGGATTTCTTCGAATCTAAACGGGGAAAAGCTTTACAACTTACTGAATGAGATACCAATGGTGAACAGAAAGTTCCGGCATTCTATGATACCTCTTGACTTTCAGTCTATCTTTGAGTCTGTCAAAGGTGATGTGGCATTGGCTTTTCCTGATCCGTTACTGAGTCAAGGGTTTATTGCTTATGCTGAAGTGATTAACCGGGATTTTCTTCAGACTTTTGAAGATTTGAAGCCGCTTTTTGCTATGACGGGCGGACAGATGAAATTAATGAATCAAGGTGATAATGCTTATGAATTTCAGGCTTCAGACGGATCGGTCTTAGGTTTGAAGCGTGGACCTGTTATTCTGTGGTTTGGAGTGAAAGACAATCGTTTTTATGTGACTAATAACGAGAGTTTAATAGGAAAGAAGGTTTTAGGACTTTCTTTGCGTGATGCTAAATGGAAGAGTAGGGTAGATAATAAACGCATCTTTGCGGCTTTAAATTTATCATCAGTCTTGAAAGAGGGTGACTATGTTGCGATAGACTCACCCGATAGTCAGCATATACATATAGAGTGGGTGATGAAAAAGCAGGATAGGAATATACTGCAACAGATGTTACACATAGCAGGATTTTGAACAAGTGAATACGATTGAGTTACAACAGACTTTACCTGAAGTGTTTGCCGATAGTAATGGAATTACTTCAGATATATGGCATAAGCAGGTGGCTTTTCAGCGCGGACAACTCTGCTTGATAGAAGCTGCATCGGGAACAGGCAAGTCATCTTTATGTAATTTTATTTATGGAGTCAGAACCGATTATCAAGGTATTATTTGTTTTGATGGTGAAAACGTCCGTACGTTTCCCCTATCGCGTTGGGTGAATATCAGGAAAAAAAACTTGAGCATGCTGTTTCAAGACTTGCGCTTATTCTCCGAGTTGACGGCCTATGAAAATGTTCAGATGAAAAATTCACTTACGGGTTGTCAAACGAAAAAACAAATTAAGCAGTGGTTCGAAGCCTTAGGTATAGCCGATAAATGGAATCAGCCAATAGGTAAGATGTCGTTTGGGCAGCAGCAGAGGGTGGCTTTCATACGTGCTTTATGTCAGCCTTGTGATTTTATTTTTTTGGATGAGCCTGTGAGCCATCTTGATGACGGCAATGCTCGTATCATGGGACAAATCTTGTCAGAGGAGGTACAGCGACAAGGTATGGGAGTGATTGTAACCTCCATAGGAAAGCATCTTCCGCTGGAATATACTAAAGTTTTTTCGTTATAGGATGTTTCTATCAGATAAGCTATGATTTGGAAATTATTACGACAACATATCAGTCCGGCACAGTTGCTTGGATTCTTTTTTGCTAACCTTTGTGGAATGGCTATCGTGTTACTGGGAGTACAGTTTTATAGAGACATAGCGCCGGTTTTGACGCGAGGTGATAGCTTTATGAAAAAAGATTATATGGTTATCAGCAAGCAGGTAAGTACACTGGGAACTTTGGTCGGGAAAAGTACGGTTTTTTCTGATGGAGATATAGTCGACTTAAAAGAACAGCCTTTTACTCAAAAAGTGGGAGTCTTTACTTCTGCTTGCTTTAAGGTGGCTGCCGGTATGGGTATGCAAGGTGTGAATCTGTCTACAGCGTTATTCTTTGAATCCGTTCCCGATGAGTTTGTAGATGCCGATTTGAAGAATTGGAGTTTTCATCCTGGGCAAGAAGAAATTCCTATTATCATTCCCCGTAATTATTTGAATTTATATAATTTCGGTTTTGCTCAAAGTAGGAATTTGCCGCAGCTTTCAGAAGGAGTAATGGGGATGGTTCCATTGGATATCCGGATAGAAGGACAGGGAAAGAGGACGCATATGAAAGGACGTATAGCTGGTTTTTCCAGTCGTTTGAATACCATTCTTGTTCCTCAGTCGTTTATGGATTGGGCCAACCGTACTTATGGTGAAAGAGAGCAGGTTTGTCCTTCCCGTTTGATTGTGGAGGTAGATCATTCATCTGATGACCGTATCGCCCGTTATTTTAAAGAGAGGGGTTATGAAACCGAGGGAGATAAACTGGATAATGGAAAGGTAGCCTGGTTCTTGAAAGCATTGGTGAGTATCGTGCTTTTTATCGGTATCTTGATTAGTGTGCTTTCATTCTACGTACTGATGCTGAGTGTATATTTGCTTTTGCAGAAAAATACGGTGAAACTTGAGAATTTATTGCTGATAGGATACAGCCCGGCTCGTGTGGCGTTGCCTTATCAGCTATTGGTTTTAGGACTAAATGCTTTGGTTTTGCTTTTAGGCTTACTGTCTGTCATGTCCGTCCGCTCGTATTATGGTGAATGGATAGTCCGTCTGTTTCCCGGAGCAGAATTGGGAAGTCTGGCTCCATCGGTATGGGTGGGCAGTTTGCTGTTTATATTCGTTTCAGTGCTGAATCTGTGGATTATTCGCAAGAAGATTAATGGGGTTTGGTTAAAGCGTTGATTTCTTCCTTTTTTATTTGGCTTAGTTTCCCTTGAGAAAACTGGGGTTTTCTTTAGAAGAAACTGTGGTTTTCCCTTGAAGAAACTGTAGTTTCTTCTTGAATAAACTGGATGGAAATTTCTATGTTTATATTGTATCAGCCAACTATACATAATGAAAGTTGGCTGATATTTTTATCGTTTGTTGAAAACAATCGACTTAAGTGTATTTTAAGGATTGATTAAACCTTTTTTAAGTGATAAAAAGAAGAGGTTTTAATCAATGAACCGCTTGGTTAAGTTCTCGAACTCATCAATACGCCGGTCGCGTAAGAAAGGCCACCAGCGGCGTACGTTTTCACTTCGGCTCATGTCGATTTCCACAAGTAAGTTTTCCTCTTTCATGTTACTGGCTTGTGCTATAATTTCTCCTTGAGGTCCGGCGACAAAGCTATTTCCCCAAAATTGAATACCTTTGGTTTGTCCGGAAGGGTCTGGCTCATGACCTACCCGGTTTACGGCAATTACCGGAAGTCCGTTGGCTACAGCATGTCCGCGCTGAACAGTGATCCATGCGCCAAGCTGTCTCATTTTTTCCTCTTGCGTATCCGAGCTTTCCCATCCGATGGCTGTAGGATAAATCAACAGTTCAGCTCCTTTTAATGCCATGAGACGGGCTCCTTCTGGATACCATTGATCCCAGCACACCTGTACACCTAATTTCCCGATAGAGGTTTGTATCGGTTCAAAACCTAAGTCGCCCGGTGTAAAATAAAACTTTTCATAATAAGCAGGATCATCGGGTATGTGCATTTTACGGTATTTTCCGGCAATGCTTCCGTCTGAATCAAAAACCACAGCGGTATTGTGATAGAGCCCCGGGGCGCGACGCTCAAAGAGAGAAGTCACTAAGACCACATGGTAAGCAGCGGCAAGTTCGCTGTAAAAGCCTGTAGAGGGTCCTGGTATAGGCTCTGCAAGGTCGAACATGTTTGTATCTTCTGTCTGGCAGAAATAAGGTGTATTATGCAGCTCTTGCAGTATAACGAGCTGGGCACCGGCTTGTGCCACAGAAGCTATGTTCCGGTGCAGTTTCTCAAGGTTTAATTTAATATCGTTTGTGCATGCCTGCTGAACGATACCTACACGAATAATTCTTTTCATAATGAGTGATTTACTTTTATTGAATCAGGATATTGCATAGTAACACAGTGTAGAGAACCATGTTGCTTGATTAGGGCAAGGCAGTTTATACCTACGATTTCTCTTCCGGGAAAGGCTTGTGCCAGTACGGCAGCGGCTCGCTCATCATTTTCTTTTTGGTTGTACGTTGGGTAAAGTACAGCTTGATTCATGATCAGAAAGTTGGCATAAGTTGCCGGCAGACGTTCTCCTACCTCATCATAAATAGCTTCAGGCATAGGAAGGGGTAACAAGCGGTAAGGCTTTCCTTCTAAGGTTCTGAAACTCTTGAGTTGCTCCTCCATGGACTGGAGGGCTCCGTAATGGGCATCTTCCTTGTCCAGGCATTGTACATACGTAATCGTATTATCCGGGCAGAGGCGTGCCAATGTGTCAATATGGCTGTCGGTATCATCGCCTGCAAGAAATCCATAATCGAGCCATAATATCTGTTTCAGATTGAAACGCTCTTTCAGATAGTTTTCTATTTCTCCCCGACTCATGGTGTCATTTCGGTTGGGAGCCAATAGGCAAAGTGAAGTAGTGAGAAGGGTTCCTTCTCCGTCACTTTCCACAGAGCCGCCTTCGAGTATGAAGTTGCGGCAGTTTACATAATTGCCGTTTATCAATCCGCTTTTATATAGCCGGCTATTAATCAGATTGTCTTTATTGGCTGCAAATTTCATCCCCCATCCGTTGAAGCAAAAATCTAACAGAAGAGGACTTCCATGATATTTCAGCAGGGTGATAAATCCATGGTCGCGTGCCCATGTATCGTTTGTAGGGCAGGCAATGAACTGGATATTTTCACGGAAAGGAGTTTCATTCAGCGCCTTCGGAAATTCAGGTGCTACGAGTAGGAGCGGTTGCCGGGTAGCGATTTCACGGGCAAGATTGCAGAAACATTCTTCTACTTCATCCAGCATATATGCCCAGTCAGTATCTGCATGAGGCCAGGTGAGCTGTATATAGCTTTGCGGATGCCATTCGGAAGGTAAATAATAGTTTTTTTCCATTTATTTATTTATTTTATTCGTTGTCTTTTTTCTTGTACTGCAGGCGTTATGGCCTTTTCTTTTATTTGCTTTTTCTCTTCTTTCGGCTTCTGGTTCGATGTACGTAGTTTTCTTCTATGTAAAAACCAGTCGACTAACTCTTTCCAGTCGGTAAAGTCTTTTTTATACATTAATCCGATGCCTTGTGTGGTAAGGGTTGATTTGGTAAAATACCGGTCGTTAGTCTGATTGTATCCTCTTAAACGAAATTCTCCGTTTTTAGTAAGTAGCCAAATAGCTTCAAAGTCGCCTACGAAATTGGTATTTCGCATAGTGTTCTCTCGGTATCCGAAATTGCCGTTAATAATCAGGCGGTTGTTAAGCAGGCGTCCGGAGAGAATGGCTTCAGCTTCTACATCGCTCCATCCTTTTTCTCCCGTGCTTAAGTGGGTTCCTATATTCCAGTTCTGGTTGTCGAGCACTTGCGATAGCATGTTGTTCAGCTGTCCGGAAAGTGTACTGAAAGCCAAAGAGCTGGTAGCATCCGACTGAGTGGTATTGTTGGCATAATCGTAGGTATAAAATTTGCCTACGCCAAGCAGGTAAATAATCTGGGTATTCATTTGCTCTTCCGTGCTGGTCAGGCTTCGAACCAGCTCCCGGTCTTCTTCATTCACCGTAGGTAACTCCAGATCGAAACTTAAATTAGGTGAGGTCAAGTCGCCGGTAAGGTTAAGCAGACAGTTAACCCTTACATTCCCTTTTGAAGAAGATGCATCGGCAAGCAAGTCATTCAGTGAAGCCGAATTGACGGTATAAACCGCCTGCACATTGAGGTTGGCTGCCTTTGGATTGCCGTTAAAGGTAACCGTTCCGCCCGGCTGCAAGACGAAATCTTTTCGGATAACGTTTTGCATGCTCATTTTATAAATACCTTCGGTAATGTTATAATCACCGAAAATCTGAAAGTCTCCTTTATTGAAAAAGTTGATACGTAAATTGCCATTACCTTTAGCTGATATGTAATCACCGGCAATCGGGTCCATGATGATTTTCATGTTAGCCCGTTCGGTCGGTTCTATTTGCAGGTTAATCTTTATATCAATAGGAATGTCTTTTTCATCATCCTTATCCGGTTGATTTAAATAGTGATAGACTTCAGCTTCAATAGTCTCTTGATGGCGTTTGGGGGTACGGTCAACAAAAGTAATAAACTGATTACTGGCTGCTTCTGCAACAGAAGCGAGCATGTAAACAAAAGAGGTTTGATTTTCTGCTCTCATGGTTCCGTCTACATTGAGGGCATTATCGCCTCCTCGCAGACGTACATTCCCTGTTGTGTATATCTGACCATAGAAGGGGAAATCAGGGGTAGCGTGTTGGGTGTTATAGACAAGCATATTGTCCGTATCGAACCGAAACTGATAGGTCAGATTTTTCAGCTTGGTATGGCTTAACGTTCCGTTGGCATAGCCTGTATGCCCTTCCGGGTCGGTCAGACGTACGTTTTCGAAGCGGAAATTTCCGGGCGTGATATGTACAGAGTCGGCACTCGCTTCAAACCTTGTATTAAGAATATTGACTTTCATTCCTACGTTAGCTCGTGCCGTTCCTTCCAAATCAAGCTGTGAAAATGGACCAAACAAGCGAATGTTGCCAAAGGCTCTTCCTCTTACATCACTGAAAATACCATCAATGAAGGGTTGCAGGAAAGCCATGTTGGTTCCTCCTGCTTCAATATTTAAGTCTAACCCTTTCATTTTTGGAGAGATGTATCCGTTGACCCGAGTATATAAAGAGTCTTTCTCGTGAATGTCGGCTGAAAGACGGATTCCACCAATTTCTTTGTCCCATCCCCCTATGATATGAGCCTCTCCTAGTAAGGCATCATTTAAGGAGAAACGGTTTACTTTTAAATCTGCTTGCATCAAAGGATCATCCATTACATGATGAAGATTGATTTTTCCACTTGCCAGACCCTGGAATTTCACGGCATGGAATTGTATCATATCCATCACATAAAGCAGGTTGATGTTACGCAAATCTACCATGCATGAATCTGAAGGGCGTTTTCCTATGCGCCCGTTTATTTTCAAGTGTTGTTGAGCATGTTCAAATAAGAAGTTTTTAATTTCAATGCTGTCTTTGTCAATGGTTACAGTCGATGGATGCACATGCCAGGTAGTGTCATTGAGAATAATGGTGCTGGGCTGAATATCTATTTGGGTGTGAAGTGGCTGCTTGTCGGTTGCCCGTGAAAAGCTACTGATGGCATCTACCTTTCCACTGTAAGTGATGTTGGTATTATTCCCCCAAAAGAGAGTGGTTCGCAGACTGTCTGATTTAGCTCGTGCCAACAGTGCGAAGTTAAACATGGCTCCTTTCTTTAAAAGCGTATTCGCCCGGAGTTGGCACTGGAGCTCCTGATTGGCATTTTCACAGGTAAGCACTCCCGATTCATAAATTTTCCCCTTATAAGAAAAGCGGGGGAAATAGCCGTCGATATTTACTTGCATCAAACTGTCGTTTACATACCCTTGCAGGTTGGCAGGCATCTGCAACTCTAAGGGCACACCGAATACTTTAGAGGCAATGTCGGCATCCTCTACTTTCAAGTTGAATGTAAAATTGTTGTTCGGCTTGCGTTTGTTTTTCTGGGCAGGCACAGCCGAAGGAAGGTGTTGGCTTATCATCCGGCGCAGGCTGGCGAAAACTGTTTGATAAGAATAGCTTCCTTTCACTTCTCCTTGTAAGAAGGGAGAGTGGATTTGAATTTCTTTTTTCCCTTCTGGGTTATGGCCAGCCACAATATTCAGGTTTTTCAGGAAATAACTGTTTTCTTTCTCAGCAGCATGAACGGTCAGACTGTCCAGGTCAATTCTTCCTTCCATGTCATCAATGGAATGTCCCGCAAAATCGGCGGTCAGATTGAGAGCTATAGAAGTGTCTTTATGTTTGGGGGTCAACTGCAAATCATGCGGCCGGAAGTTCCGTACCGTAGCATGCAAGTTAAAATCGGGCATAGGCTGCCCGGTAATAAACTGTCCGTTTATTACGATATTTCCATTTGGGTCATCCATAGCTATTCTACCTTTAAATCCTCCGGGGCGATAATGCCCGTCGAGCACGATGTTGTGGTATGCATACTGGTTGTATTGCAGTTCCGATATGGTTCCTTTTATATATGATTCGGCTTTGCTGTTTTGATATTTGAAACCTTTCAGTTCAATGTCAAAAGCTGCATTTCCCCAGTTTTTTTCTTTGTCGAGCAGTTTGCCCAACTGAAGTTCTTCACTGGAAACACGCCCTGAGAAACTTCGGTTATGGCTTATGGTGTCAGTATGCATGGTAACATTGGCTTGCAAGTTCCCGACATTCGAGCGAAGATTACCATGCGTGGTGAGCTGATGCGGATAACCTGAAACATCGCCTGTAAAGTGGATGAATCCAATTCTGGTAAGCAGAGAGGGTAATTCGGCTTTTCCAGTTAAATTCTGAAACAGGCGGGCACTTCCTTGTGGACTGATTTCTGCCTGGTCGATGGTTCCGTAAAAATAAGGCTGCTTGATAGAATTTTCAGCACTTATAGTCCCTTTGGCGCTGAGGCTGAGCTGGCCAAAACTGTCTGTCAAACGAAATTCAGTACATTCGGCATACTTCCCTTTACCTTGTGCTGTGAAGCGTAAGCGCACAGGGTCTTTAAAAAATTGCAATGCAGGAACAAACGGAGCAAGGTCTGACGGAGTGACAGATGCGTGCAGTGAAGTGGTATAATGGGTTACTTCGTCTAATGTGGTAAGATTGGTCAGACTTTTAGCGGCAATGTTCAGGCTGTCCAGTTCAATATCGGTATCAGGAAGACCGATGTGAAGCTCCTCCAGCTGGATTCTTTGGTCATTTGCCGTCAGTCTGGCTGAGAGGCGTTTTAGTTGGAATCCGCTGTGTTCATTAAAGCTCATGCGCCGTACCTGTGCGTTTATAGAGTCTGGTTGCAGGGCCTTGAGTGAAAGTGTTGCTGAGATATTGCTGAAATTCAGGTGAGCCGGATTAAAACGCTGTGGCGTTTCCGGTTCAGAATCAATGTCGTATGATAGTTTTCCTCTTCGTATCAATACCGTATTGATACGGAGGTCAATTCCCGTTTTTTTCTTTGTATGCTCTTTGGGAGCAAATGCGTCAAGGATAAACTGGAAGTTAGGAAGACTCTGCGGTGTGGCTTTGCGCAGGCGGGCATCCAGTCCGAAAAGCTGTACACTGCCGATTCGGATACGTCCGTGGAAAAGTGCAGTGATATCTGCCTTTGCAGAGAAACGTGCTATTTTCAGCAGCTTGTTTCCTTCCTGGTCATAAAGCTCTAAATCGCGTACAATGATTCGGTTCAGCATACCTAAGTCTACATTCCCGATGCTGACCTTTGTCTGGAAAAGTTGTGAGAGTTGTTGCTCTGCATACTCCGATACCTGCTTTTGGATAAACGGGATATTCAGCACAGCAATTATTCCGAAATATAAAGATAGGGTCAGAATAATAGACCAGCGTATGGTATGTTTAATACGTGTGAATTTGCTCATGGATATAATAAAGTAAACAAAATTAATGATATTCATTGAACAAAACGATAAATCAAATACTTATTTCATGATTTTTAAAAATCTTGCTTGTTTTATAAAAGGTATGCGAAGAGAAAGATAAGATGTAATGTTTATTGGGTGTGAATATTTATGCGTGAAATAAAACGTTTTTTAGTTCACGCTTGTTTATGGAATTTTATTTTATCTGAGGGAGATTTTGTTCTGTAAGATAGAAGGCTTGTACAGAGGCGATCTGTATAAGCTTGAGCCTGCATGCAGGGGAATATGCGAAAATATATAAATTTTAATACGCGTTTTTGTGGAGATATGAAAATTTATTCGGAAATTTGCAGGCGAAAAAATAAATATAAATCAAACATTATAGATTTCAATGACAAAAATCAAAAAGTATCCTTCTCCTTTTGTATCGTTGCTTCCTATTCTGGCTTTAATTATTCTGCTGTTTTTCACTATCCGTTTTTTTGGCAGCGATGCATTGGGTGGAGGAAGTCAGGTCTGTTTGTTGGTAACCACTGCGTTGTGTTCTTTCATCGGAATAGCCCGTTATGGCGTTCAGTGGAAAGATATAGAGCATGCGATTGTGAATAACATTACGGGAGTGAGCAGTGCGATTATTATCTTGCTGATTATTGGTTCTCTTTCGGCAACATGGATGCTGAGCGGGGTGGTACCTACCTTGATTTATTATGGTGTACAGGTCATTCATCCTCATTTTTTTCTGGTTTCTTGTTGCATAATCTGCGCTGTGGTTTCGGTTATGACCGGAAGTTCATGGACTACCATTGCTACAATAGGGATTGCCTTGATGGGAATCGGGAAAGCACAAGGTTTTGCAGATGGCTGGATAGCTGGTGCAATCGTTTCGGGTGCTTATTTTGGCGATAAGATTTCCCCCTTGTCGGATACCACGGTGTTGGCTTCATCGGTAACGGAAACTCCTTTATTCAGGCATATCCGCTATATGATGCTGACCACTGTGCCTTCAATGATGATTACCTTAATTATCTTTACTGTTGCCGGTTTGACACATACTTCGGATGCAGTGGCTCATATTTCCTTGTTTACGGATGCACTGGCTGACCGGTTTCATATATCGCTTTGGCTTCTGATAGTGCCGGTTGTCACCGGTATTTTGATTGCCCGCAAGCTGCCTTCCATAGTCACTCTCTTTATTTCTACAACATTGGCGGTAATCTGTATGCTTGCTTTTCAGCCGGATATTGTATGTGAAGTGGCAGGCGAGGGTATAACCGCAGAAAATCTGTTTAAGGGAACATGGATGATCTTGTTTGGAAGTACAGGTCTTGAGGCTGGTTCAGCCGAACTGAATGACTTGATTGCTACCCGTGGAATGTCGGGTATGATGAATACCGTTTGGCTGATTGTTTGCGCCATGTGTTTGGGAGGAGCTATGACAGCTTGCGGCATGTTGGGCAGTATCACTTCGTTGTTTATTCGCTTTACGCATAAGCTCGCTGGCATGGTGGCATCTACCGTGGGAGCGGGATTGTTCTTGAACTTAGCTACTTCCGATCAATATATATCAATCATTTTGACGGGAAATATGTTTAAGGATATTTATAAAAAGCAGGGCTATGAAAGCTGTCTGCTTAGCCGTACTACGGAAGATGCGGTTACGGTTACTTCTGCTTTGATTCCGTGGAATACTTGCGGAATGACGCAAGCCACTATTTTAAATGTACCGACACTGACTTATTTGCCTTATTGTTTTTTTAACTATATTAGTCCGCTGATGAGTATCTTGATTGCTTCAATAGGGTTTAAGATAGCAAGAATTACTAAATAAAAAGAGAAAAAAGTATGATGAAAAAACACATGACATTAGCCTGCCTTGCAACTTTGGCATTAAGCATGCAGGCACAGGAGGGAGGAATTTCGCCGGATATGCTTACTCGTATAAAGGGAGCTTACCAGCATACTGCATCCGATAAAGCGATTCATAATGCAATGTCGGGTACGAGCATTGCTGTATTGGCGCGTAATCAGGAGCGTTTGGCTAACTTTGATACCGATTTTTCGGACAAAGTTATTTCGAAGGGCATTACAGATCAGAAGCGATCTGGCCGTTGCTGGCTGTTTACCGGACTGAATGTATTACGTGCGCAGATGATTGCCAAGTATGGTTTGGATGAAATGACATTTTCGCATAACTACTGCTTCTTTTATGATCAGTTGGAAAAAGCCAACCTGTTTCTTCAGGGTATCATTGATACTCGCAATAAACCAATGGATGATAAGATGGTGGAGTGGTTGTTCAAGAATCCGATTGGCGATGGCGGGCAGTTTACCGGTGTATCCGATTTGATTATGAAGTATGGAGTTGTTCCCTCTTCAGTGATGCCGGAGACCTATAGCAGTGAGAATACTTCGCAAATCAGCAACCTGATAGCTTTAAAACTTCGTGAATATGGCTTGAAACTTCGTGAAGAGGCTGCTGCGGAAGCTAAGCCGAAAGCATTGGAGGAGAAGAAGACTGAAATGCTTGCTACGGTTTACCGTATGTTGGCACTGGCGATGGGAGAACCCGTCCAGAAGTTTAAGTGGACAATGAACGGAGTGGAAAAGGAATATACGCCTCAGTCATTTTATCAGGAGTTTCTTGGGAATGACCTTGATAATAATTACGTGATGGTGATGAATGATCCCAGCCGTGATTATTATAAGTGTTATGAGATTGACTATGACCGCCATGTGTACGACGGAAAGAACTGGACTTATGTCAATCTTCCGGTAGAGGAGATTAAAGAAATGGCTATCGCCTCTATTAAGGATAGTACAATGATGTATTTCTCTTGTGATGTGGGTAAGTTTGCCGACAGTGACAGAGGTATGCTTGATATCCATAATTTTGATTATGCTTCGCTTATGGGAACAGACTTTCCGATGAATAAGAAACAGCGCATTCAGACTTTTGCCAGTGGCTCTACTCATGCCATGACGCTGATGGCGGTTGACCTTGACAAAGCGGGTAAGCCGAAGAAATGGATGGTTGAAAACAGCTGGGGAAGTGATACGGGCTTCCGCGGTCACATGATTATGACGGATGAATGGTTTAATGAATATATGTTCCGTCTGGCTGTAGAGAAGAAATATGTACCTAAAAAGGTGCTTGATATCTTGAAACAGAAACCGGTTCGTTTGCCGGCATGGGATCCGATGTTTGCTCCTGAGCAGTAATTTGAATAAACGGAAAGAGAATGAAAAGAGGTGACAAGCCATTTGCTTATCACCTCTTTTCGTCTATTTAGATTTGGCACTGATTTCTTCAATATCTAACCGGATGATTTCGGTTCGGTGAAATGACCTGTTGGCGTATTCAATGCCGGTAACTTTGTGTTCCGGACTGTATTTGCTGATGAGCAGCGAAAGGGCAGACATGCGCTCGGCTTCATGCAGCGTGCGGTGGGCGGTACATTTCAACAGAATGCTTTCATAAAGTGTGGTGAACTTTTCGGGAATAACCTGCGTACGTCCTACTACGCAAAAGGAAACTTTGTTGCAGGTATCCAGGCAGCGCAGCTTGTGTCCGGAAGGGGCGCAGTGGATGTAAATCGAATTACCCCGGTCCCATACATAACTCAAAGGAACTCCATAAGCTCCTTCTCCATTCTCTTCTTGCATGGATAATACACCGTATTCTCCATCTTTTAAAATCTCAAAAGCGCGCTTTTCATCCAGCAGACGGTCTTGCCGCCGTATTTCTTCATTGTTGAATTTCATGTTTTTCTATGTTTTTCTGATGGTGATTTTAATGTCATTCCCCCAATTCGTTCCACATACTGCAAATATACAATTTTTCTATTTAAAGCAAATCAAGCCCTGTCTTTTTGATGTTAATCACTGCTTCCTTTTTCGCTCAAATGGATATCATTTTACTGTTTTTCATCATGAAATGAATGTTGCAGTTTCATTCTTGAACCGACAATAATTACACATTAGACTGATATTCAATTAAAATATAGAGTTCTATCTCCTTATTGATACCATAAATATCCCATTATTGTCAAGTTTTCTAAAGGACAACAATAGTTCACTTATATAAATTTTCTCTTATGAGTCAATAAATAGTCTGATTTTCTTTAAGAACGTTGGACATTTTGTTGACTCAGTAGGGAAATATATGCGTAATAGCAAATTCTCGTCAGAATATCTTCCATGAAAATGGGTTAAATATCATTATAATATAAGCAAACAGTTGCTACAATAATTTCTTTAAATCCTCTATTTTCGGTAGTGCTTTTCTGATTTTTTCCGGCATATCATTAGAAGTTGTATAAGTAGCGACTCCCATAGGTTTACCATAATCTTGAATGACATATTCGACGTATTCTCGGTTTGCTTCTTTACATAGTAGTATACCAATTGTCGGGTTTTCATGTGATTTTTTTACATGATCGTCAAGTATTCTCAAATATGTCATTAACTGACCAAGATAGCTGGATTTAAAAGAACCTGTCTTTAACTCCACGCAAACCATAGCGTTTAATTCACGGTTGAAGAAAAGTAAATCCGGAAAATGTTCCACGCCATATACTTCTAAATGATATTGATTACCAATAAAAGCGAAGTCATGTCCAAAAGTCATAATAAATTTCTTAATATTCTGAATAACCTGTTGTTCAACAACACGCTCATCAATATCTTCGGAATCGCGTTCTCCAATCTCTTCTACATTCAGGAAATCAAGGGTGTATTCATCTTTGAACATCATTACAGCCTTTCGAGCCTCCTTCGCATCTAAAATATTTTTGGAAAAGTTATTTGGCAGAGATGCTTGTCTCTCATAAGCATTATCGTTCATCAAACGAACAATTGCATCTACAGACATATGTTCTTGTGCACAACGACGAATATAATAATAACGTTCCTCAATTGTTTTGGCTTTGCTTAGTATTCTTGAATGGTGCGTAAATGGCACTGCTAAGAACTCAGCCGCAGGAAAATCCAATGTATTAGGAATTATCATAGTATGATAAATATCTATTTCCTGCATTTCGGTATTTTCAATTACCGATTCTGAGGCATTGCTTAATTCGGTAATCGCGATTACCGAATTATTTTCATCAGATACAGAGGAAGTATTATCAAGCATTGTCCACGCCTCATAGAATAGCCTCATCTTTTTGAGATTCTCAGCGGAAAAGCCTCTCAATCCAGGCAATATTTTTCTGAGCCTATTACTCATGAAGACGAATCTCAGTTTACCTTCAAACGGTTCCGTTCCCGAATGCGAAT